>QFCE01002456.1_pt1:870000-912500 | contig 1086940 bp, 1040 predicted proteins | sample 5346091 | NCBI WGS metagenome assembly QFCE01 (sample SAMN09062252, study PRJNA434731) | Human gut metagenome, whole genome shotgun sequencing project. | isolation source: stool timepoint A chromium assembly | host: Homo sapiens | collected 2015
GAAATTCCGTAGCCACCGAAAGATTTAAGCAAGAGGACACCCAGAAAGAGCATAACCCGGGCGTTGGTTGACCCGGGCGTAAGGGACTGAAATTTAAGTAGGGAAGTATGCGTGGACTGGGGCGAGAAAAGTCTTGTGAATATCTAAGGTGCCCGTACCGCAAACCGACACAGGTAGATAGGAAGAGAATTCTAAGGCCAACGGGAGAAGGGTAGTTAAGGAACTCGGCAAATTGACCCCGTAACTTAGGGAAAAGGGGTGCCACAGAAATGTGGCCGCAGAGAATAGGCCCAGGCGACTGTTTAGCAAAAACACAGGTTTCTGCCAAATCGAAAGATGAAGTATAGGAGCTGACACCTGCCCGGTGCTGGAAGGTTAAGAGGAGAGGTGCAAGCCTTGAATTGAAGCCCCAGTAAACGGCGGCCGTAACTATAACGGTCCTAAGGTAGCGAAATTCCTTGTCGGGTAAGTTCCGACCCGCACGAATGGTGTAACGATCTGGGCACTGTCTCAACTACCCGCCCGGCGAAATTGTAGTACCGGTGAAGATGCCGGTTACCCGTGACAAGACGGAAAGACCCCATGGAGCTTTACTGTAGCTTAATATTGGGTTTCGATAATTTATGTACAGGATAGGTGGGAGGCTAGGAAACACCGGCGCCAGCCGGAGTGGAGCCATCCTTGGGATACCACCCTTAAGTTATTGAAATTCTAACCTGCGGCCGTGAATCCGGCCGGGGGACATTGTTAGGTGGACAGTTTGACTGGGGCGGTCGCCTCCAAAAAGGTAACGGAGGCGCTCAAAGGTTTGCTCAGCACGGATGGAAACCGTGCTTTTGAGTGTAAACGCATAAGCAAGCCTAACTGCGAGGGTGACGGCCCGAGCAGTAACGAAAGTTGGAGTTAGTGATCCGGCGGTATGAGAGTGGAATTGCCGTCGCTCAACGGATAAAAGCTACCCTGGGGATAACAGGCTGATCTCCCCCAAGAGTCCACATCGACGGGGAGGTTTGGCACCTCGATGTCGGCTCATCACATCCTGGGGCTGTATTCGGTCCCAAGGGTTCGGCTGTTCGCCGATTAAAGTGGTACGCGAGCTGGGTTCAGAACGTCGTGAGACAGTTCGGTCCCTATCTGTCATGGGCGTAGGATATTTGAGGAGAGCTGTTCCTAGTACGAGAGGACCGGGATGGACGCACCGCTGGCGCACCAGTTGTCATGCCAATGGCACAGCTGGGCAACTAAGTGCGGATCGGATAAACGCTGAAAGCATCTAAGCGTGAAGCCGACTCCAAGATAAGATATCCCATAGTGTTAAACTAGTAAGACCCCTTGTAGACTACAAGGTTGATAGGCTGCGTGTGTAAGCACGGTAACGTGTTCAGCTTGGCAGTACTAATAGGTCGAGGGCTTGACCATAGTTTCTTTGGTTTAGCTCTGTAATATTTCTATCTGTATTCCTTTATTCAGTTTTCAGTGTACAAACTTATTATAATACAAATAATATTTAAGTCTTCTATGGAAGGCTTTTTTTATTTTTACTTATATTATATTTTAGTTATTACAAATTAGTTATTATAATTGACTATGAAACTAATTTTAGTTAAAGTAATAATGATAAATAAAGATATTATTAGCACTATATTTATAATATCTTAGAAAAGGTGATTTTATGATGAATTCAATAGCACAATTAGCTCGGTATAGCTATAGTTATGAAAGAGAAGCCATAGGAGTTGGAATTGCCATTATTGTAATTGTAATTTTTTTAATAATTGCAGCAATATTGGCTCAAATCTTTTTGGGATTGGCGGTTTATCATGATGCAAAATCCAAAGGCAATTCTAACGCAGGAATGTGGGGCGTTTTGACCGGTGTTTTTGGATGGATACCTGCTATCATTTATTTATGTATTAGAAACAGTGCTTCACAAAGATTTATTCAATGTACTACTTGTGGTTTTGCAATTCCGGCAAGTGCACCGGGATGTCCAAATTGTAATCATGCAAATCCTTTTGCCCAGCAATTTTTCGGTCCTTTTGTGGAACAATCTAAAAAACGAGCGAAAGGTTTCTTAATTGCAGCTATTTGTTGTTATGCAGCACTTATTTTGTTAATCATTGCGATTATTGTTATCGTGGCTGTATTTGCTAGCAATTATTATTACTATTATTAATAAAATCAGAAAGGTAAATGTACTTTTACATTTACCTTTTTTATCTATCATGAAAGGATAAAACTATTGATATGCTGGAAGTTTCTCACTTAACAAAAATATATAAAAACTTAGTAGCAAACGGCGATTTAACATTTACGGTTAATCCCGGAGAAATTGCGGTTTTGTTAGGTCCCAATGGCGCAGGAAAATCTACTGCGATTAAATGTATATCGGGTTTATTGCGTTTTCATGGCGAAATTAAAATTTGTGGGTACCCAAATAAATCAATCGATGCAAAACGTAATTTTGGATATATTCCGGAAATTCCTGCACCATATGAAAATTTGACGGTTATAGAACATTTAGAGTTTATAGGTCGCGCTTATCAAGTAAGTGATTGGGAACAAAAGGCACGGAAGTTGCTAAGTCGATTTGAAATGTCCGATAAAACAAATAAGTTAGGTAAAGAATTATCGAAAGGTATGCAGCAAAAATTAAGCATCTGTTGTGCGTTGTTGCCGGAACCTAAAGTGATTTTATTCGACGAACCTTTTGTAGGGCTAGATCCCCATGCCATTAAAGAACTAAAGATAGTTATGACAGAATTGAAATATGCTGAATGCGCGGTGTTAATCAGTACTCATATGCTAGACAGCGTGGAAGAATTCTGGGATAAAGCTTTAATTATGAGAAATGGTCAAATTGCAGCTGTACGAGAAAGAAAAGAGATTGAGCAAAGCGGAGAAGATCTTGAAAAATTATTCTTTGAAATTACGGAAGGTAGAGGAGAAAATTAATGAGCGCATTGTGTTATCTTTCCCGTAAGCAGATTAAAAACTTTATAAAAGAATTAGCCCATCATCCAGGAAAATTGGTTCTGTATATTATCTTAATTGCAGGTATTAGTGTATCTGTATTTTCCAGCTTTTTTTCTCCGGAGAATGAATCATTAAACTTTGTTGCTGATATTAGTTTTCTGCATGGTGGCTACATAGGAGTAATGCTTCTGATTACACTGCCTATTTTATTCAGAGGTTTAAAATCAGGTTCTACTTTTTTTCGTATGAGTGATGTACATTTTTTATTTATAGCACCGATTTCCCCAAAATTGATATTATTTTACGGTTTAATTAAGCAATTAATGGCCAGTGCTTTGGTCACCCTTATTTTATTGGCATATTCTTCTATGCTGACAAATTTATTCGGAATAGAAATTTGGCAAATTATTGTTTTGGCAATAGGAGTTGCCGTTATGTTATGTGCAATGCAGGCGCTCACTATGATGATTTACAGCTTGACAAACGGTAAAAAGAAATTGATTCAAATTACCTTTGCTATTGTATTTGCATGTGTGACTGCGTTACTTGTCATTTATGTTATTGAATTTTTTACTAACGGTGCAGATATAGACAGTGCGATTTCGTCTTTAAGTTCCCCTTACTTAGAATATGTTCCAATGATTGGTTGGATGAAGGGGGCTATTTTTGGTTACCTGTTTGGCAACTATTTTGCAGCAGGTATTTATACAGCTCTATTTATAGTTGCTATAGGTGCAGCGATTGCTGTTTTTGCAGTAAAAGATTTAGATTTTTATGAGGATGTTCTTCAGTCCACTGCCAGAGCAGACCAGGTAAGACAAAACAAACGAGAAGGCAAAATGGATTTTGGAGGAGGAAAAGTACGCGTTACTTCTACCGGAATCAAAAAAGGTTGGGGAGCTAATGTGTTTTTCTATAAACATATGTTGGAAGGAAAACGGAAAAATAGATTTTTTATCAGTACTCAAGCAATTTTTTTGTGTTTGATTAATATTATTTTCGTTATTATTTTCCGTGTTTCCTCAGAAGGGGAAGTGACACCAAATGAAATTCTGGGTATTTCTGCAATATTGAGTGCTTATATACAGTTTTTCTTTTCTGCTTCCGGTGACTGGTCTTTGGAATTGGACAAAACACCAATTTATTTAATTCCGGCTAAGCCGTTTCAAAAATTAATTTGGGCAAGTATGACCACCATTATTCGCCCTTTTATAGAGGGCATTATTATATTTGCTGTTCTATGCGCTGTTGTACTTGCAAACCCATTGCAGGCTTTTGTTTGTGCAATGGTGTACGGAACAACAGGTTTACTGTATACAGCATGTAATATTTTATTTCACAAATTATTTGGAAAAACAAATTTTAATCGCGGACCAATTATGATGGTTTATATGTTATTCGTATTACTGGTAGCTATTCCCGGTATTATTTCCAGTATTCTTGTAGCAATTTTTGCTACAGGGATTCCTTCCTTTGTAATTGGACTGCCATTTGTCGGATGGACCATAGGTATTTCTGTTTTGATTATATGCTTGTGTAGAAATATACTAGACAATGTAGAATATAATAAATAAAATGCAAAATGTTGTAATTTAAGTGGATTTCCTGTTGAAATATTTGAATATCTGTGTTATAATATAATCAACAAATCAAATAGTTGGTGTTGATGACGATGAGGGTCCACCTGTTCCCATACCGAACACAGAAGTTAAGCTCATTAGTGCCGAAGATACTTGGTTGGAGACGGCCCGGGACAATAGGAAGATGCCAACATATAAAGCAGATACCCAGTAGGGTATCTGTTTTTTTATAAATTGAAAAAATAATATAAAAAAGGCTTGCATTTTCTTTTAAGATGTGATAATATATAAAAGTCGCCGGAAACGGTACAAACTGAATAGTTGGTGTTGATGATGATGAGGGTCCACCTGTTCCCATACCGAACACAGAAGTTAAGCTCATTAGTGCCGAAGATACTTGGCTGGAGACGGCCCGGGACAATAGGAAGATGCCAACATATAAAACAGATATCCAATAGGATATCTGTTTTTTTGTGCTCTTCTAAGCAAATATGAAGTTTGAAAAACAAAAATACCATTTATTTTGTGGCAGCAAACGATATAGAACTGCCAATCATTTTGCGAATACTGGTTTTCTCACATACTAAGATAGTCAGCCCTTCTTATTCGGTGCCTAAACGGAGTTCTATTTTTTATACATGGAATGATGTAAAAATAGTAATATACACAAACACTCTTGCTTCTAAGTCGTTTTTATAGGGCACCTATAAAAACACACAGGGTTGATATAAATTTTCGTATCTACCGGATCTATAGGAAATGGAAATTGTGCATCACGTTTTCATCTGAACACTAACATCAATAAGAGCATGCTCCTGTTATGTTGTTATAGTTTTACACGATAAATCTTGTTCGTTTTTTTCTCTATATACACTTGCAATTTATCGCTTTAAAGTGTAAAATAGCCTTAGGCTACTTTTAGAAAGGAAGGTTTTAGGTTATGGTTATTTTAATGAAGCAAAATTGTACAAAAGAAAATGTACAAGAAGTAGTAGAAACATTAAAAAAATGTGGATTGGGTGCCGATGTGTCTGAAGGTACCCAAGCAACTATTATTGGTATTTTGGGTGATAAAAGCAAACTGGGAGGTTTGGATATCACCTTATTAGATGGCGTTGAAAATTGTGTACCGATTATGCACTCTTACAAACTTGCAAGTCGTGATATGTGTCCTGACGGACGTCTTGTGCACGTAGGTGACCAAGTAATTGGCGGCAAAAAACTGGTAATGATGGGTGGACCTTGTGCAGTAGAAAATGAAGAATGCATTATGAAAGCAGCCATTGGCGTAAAAGCAGCCGGCGCAACATTTTTGCGTGGTGGTGCTTATAAACCTAGAACCTCTCCATATTCATTTCAGGGCTTAGAAGAAGAAGGATTAAAGCTATTGAGAAAAGCGGCGGATGCAACCGGGCTGAAAGTAGTAAGTGAAGTAATGGCTTCCGAACAAATTGATACTGCAATTAAATATTGCGATATGTTCCAAATTGGAGCAAGAAATATGCAAAACTTCCGTTTACTCAAAGATATTGGTAAATCAAAAGTACCGGTTGTACTAAAGCGAGGTATTGCCAATACCATTGAAGAGTGGTTGGATGCAGCGGAATATATTATGAGTGAAGGCAACTACAATGTGGTATTATGCGAGAGAGGTATTCGTACCTTTGAAACAGCTACTAGAAATACGCTGGATGTTTCTGCAGTTCCGGTTGTAAAAGAACGCAGCAGTTTGCCAATTATAATCGATCCATCTCATGCAGCGGGAAAAGAGCGTTATGTAGCTCCGTTGGCATTGGCCGGTATTGCGGCAGGAGCTGATGGTTTGATTGTAGAGGTACATCCAAAAGCAAAAGAAGCAATTAGTGACGCCGCCCAACAGTTAAGTGTTGAAGCTTTTGCAGATTTAGTGCAAAAAGTAGGACAAATGGCAACTATTTTTGATAGAGAAATGTAAAAATTACCGCAAGCATGGTAACATATATCCTTATTTTAGAATAAAAAATGCGTGAGAATACAATTCTGTATTCCCATGCATTTTCACTTTCCCCTATAAAACACAAAAGACGGGATTTATTCTTGTTTGCCCCAGCCATCAATATTGGCACGCTGTAATGCTCCCATGACCTTTTTTCGCAAATCAGGAAATTGTTTTTCTAAATCTTTAATTAATTCTTGGGTACTTTGGCGGCAGGTATGTCCGTCTACAGGACATTCGCTCTTTACAACAGGTAAATGGTAACGTTGTGCTGCAGATTTCACTTTACTTTCTTCACAAAATACCATTGGCCGTATTAAATATAAATCTTTTCTGGATAAATATGACATAGGAGAAAAACAGCCGATTTTACCGCCATAAAATAAATTCATAAAAAAAGTCTGCACAGCATCATCAAAATGATGTCCGAGAGCAAGTTTATTGCAGTTGTGTTTTTTGCTCATATCATGCAAAATTCCTCTGCGCATACGGGCGCATAAACTACAAGGATTACTTTCTTTTCTTTGCTCAAAAATAATATTACCCAGCTGAGAGCGGCGTACTTCGTATGTTACTTGTAAACGGCGGCACAGCTCTTCTACTTGACTAAAATCGGTTTGTATATTATTAAAACAGGGATCCACAGTAATTGCAACCAAATCATATTTCATTGGTAAAAATTTTCGCATATTTGCTAAAGTACAAAGTAGGATAAGGGAATCCTTACCTCCGGAAATTCCCACTGCGATACGGTCGCCCGGTTGAATTAATTGATAACTGTCAACGGCAGCCCGTATTTGGCTCATAATTTGCTGCATAAAAGACCTCCATGTTAGAAAAATAACGCATAATCGCGGTATTTTTATATTTTAAATTACGCATATCATACCATATTTATCATAAAAGTAAAATATTTTTTTGAAATGACAGTCAAGAATAAGAGAGATATCAAGAGAAATAAAGAGATAATAGAAGCAATTTATTTGATAAATTAAAAAAATGAAAATTAGGGCTTGACACCGCAATTTGTGTATGGTAATATCATAAATGCATGTTAACACTTAAATGGGTGTTTTGAGCGGTTTCCCAATTGAAAGATGGGAGCTATCAATGATAAAGAATATTAATGTTTGGAGGAAATGTAATGTCTACTTTTATGCAAAAACCAAACCAAGTAGAGCGTAAATGGTACATTATTGATGCAGCAGGCAAACCAATGGGCCGTGTAGCTGCTCAAGCTGCTATTTTGCTACGTGGTAAACACAAACCAACTTATACACCACACGTTGATGGTGGCGATCATGTTATCATCATTAACTGTGCTGATGCTGTTTTAACAGGCAATAAGTTGCAAAACAAAAAATACTACCGTCACACAGGTTACGTTGGTCACCTAAAAGAGGTAGGTTATGACAGACTAATGGTTGAAAAACCAGAGTTTGCTATGCAATTGGCTGTGAAAGGTATGATTCCTAGCACACACAATGGCCGTGAACAACTAACCAGACTACGTGTATACGCAGGTGCTGAGCATATTCATGCAGCACAACAACCAACAGTTTGGGATAAATAAGAGAGGAGGATTGGAATATGTATAACAAAGAGTCTTATTTTTATGGTACAGGTAGAAGAAAAAGCTCCGTTGCTCGTGTAAGACTATACCAAGGTACAGGTAAGGTTACAATCAACGATAGAGATATTGATGATTATTTTGGTTTGGAAACATTAAAGTTAATTGTTCGTCAACCATTAAATCTAACAAAAACAGAAGGTAAATTCGACATCGTTTGCCGTGTTGCAGGTGGTGGCGTTACAGGCCAAGCTGGTGCAATCCGTCACGGTGTTGCAAGAGCTTTGCTTCAATATGATTCTGAGAATCTCCGTCCTGCTCTGAAAAAGGCTGGATTCTTAACTCGTGACCCAAGAATGAAAGAGCGTAAGAAATACGGTCTTAAAGGCGCACGTAGAGCTCCACAATTCTCCAAGAGATAATTTTTTACAGAGAATTATTTTACGTTTTAAAATTGAAAATCAGCTTATAGCTATGAAAAAAACCTTTTTACAAAGGTTTTTTTATTTTTACAAATTTTATAACATATAATTCCTATAAAATTTATATATCATAGTGAAATTTGTTGAAAAAATTGGAAAGATTTTTGTAAAAAAATGATATAGATATTTTTAAATAATTTTTATATCAGTTATGTTTAGTGCAGAAAAGAGAAACAGAAGGTTTATGTATTTATATAGCCTTACGTTCTTTAAACAAACCCTGCTTCATCCAGTTTACTAAATGCTTGGTATAAAGTTATGGTGAAAGCGGGGATTTATATGCAACTAAGTATAACGACAGATTATGCAATACGTATTACATTGTATCTATTGAAACATAAGGAAATTGTCCGTTCCAGTGAATTATCTGAAAAACTAGAAATTCCTAAAACATACGTATTGAAAGTTACAAAGAAGCTGGAGAAAGTTGGTCTTGTAAAAAGTTATCAAGGTGCAAGCGGTGGCATTGTTATTTTGAAAGATGCAGACCAAATTACGCTGTGGGATGTAATTGATGCAACTGAAAATACAACTATGATTAATAAATGTTTAGAAAAAAATGGAACTTGTTCCCTTCTTCAAACTGCTACTTGTCCTGTAAGAAAAGTATATATATTCTTGCAAAAAGCAGTGGAAGAGAGGTTACAGTCTATTTATCTAAGTGATTTGTTAGATGATGTTGACAGCGTTTTAGAAAGAGAATTGGAAATTGACAAAAACAGCAAGAGTAAGTAGCAATGCATACTTATTTTGCTTAAAACAAACCTAAACTTATCTGGGTTTGAATTAGCGGATAGAAGAAGTAGGAGCGATAAAAGATGAAAAAAACGAAAATTTTAAAATTTTTGGTTGCACCTATGCTGGTAGTCGGCGTTTTGTGCAGCAGCGGCATTGGTTTATATGTAAATGCTGTTTCACAAAATGCCGAAACGGAAGTAAAAGAAATTTTAGGAAATAAGCAGGTACCTTATCTTGATAAAAACCATTCCCAGGTTTGTATGGGAGGGGGATGGAAAAATGCTAACGGAAATCCATATCAAACAGGTAAAAAGAATCAAAATCCTGAAGGGAGACAATATTGGAATCCTCAGAGGATAACTTCCAGTACAACTACTCCTTTTAATGATACAGTAAACGAACAACAACTGATTAATATGTATTGGCCTAAAAATACCAAGGTTCATATAAATTCAAGAGGTAGTAATTATTGGATAGACTTATCTAGAGTTGACAAGTTGTATGATGCAGTTTTAGATCCAGAGGATGATTGCTACTATGCAAATCCGAACAATGGATGGGGAATGAATGTCGAACCGACCAAGGCAGAATATTTAGAATATAATGCAGATTGGAGTGCTTTTGAATACGGTCATGGTACAACGCTTTATGCTGATCCCAAAGGCAAGACCCGAATCGATTATGCAGGTAATTATATATTTAGAATTGGGATTAATACAGGCGCTATCTGGGACAATCCATTTACTATTGTAGCTCGTGCTAAAATTGAATTGAGCGCAACAACCAGCGATTTTTATGCAAACACAAAAAGTCCTAAAATGCCAGTTATATTCGATAAAACAGAAGCTGGAGTAGGAACCTTAGATGCGGGTACACTATATGAGTTTAAAGGAACGGGTAGTGTAACAGGGCAAAATTATTATAATGAATATCCCAGAACTCCGGGAAAATATACTCTTACAGCACAAAGTGCTCCCGACAAAAGTAGATTTAAATTGCCGGGAAGAGCTACTAAATCCGTCAATGTAATGAAAAAGGGGTATAAAACTAAATTTCAAAAGAATATTGATGGTAGCGTAACTACTATGAGTGATACGGATTGGAACCCTAACAGTAAGCCGTCAGATCCGGATGGAGAAACAAAAGGTTTATTTGGCGTAGATTTATATTTGGAAAATCAGAAATATACCGTGCCGATACCAAAGTATGATTCATCAAAGTATATTTTTGAAGGCTGGACAGTGACGGAAGAATACGCAACATCTCTTTTTGAGGTAAAGACAAGAGAGTTTGAAATATATGATGACGATAAAGATGGAAGATATGAGTATACACCATCGCACATAGGTGAGAATGCCTATTATGTGTTGAGTACAACTATCACTGCAAATATTCGTAGCAAAAAGACAGATACCATTAAACCGGTAACTCAGGTTGACGGAGGAGATAAAATTGAGGCAGGTATTAGTGTTGCACCATCAGAGATTAAAATAACTGAAGGTACTGAAAACAGAAATAGCTTCACTGCAAGTGTTACTACTGGTTATGCTTACGATTTTATGGGTTGGAGTTATAATCAAAGTGGAAATCATATTGATTTAGGTACAGAAAAGACATATCAGCCTGCAACAAATTTTGCTCAGCAAGGCGAGACACACAAAAACAGCACATTGTATGCTACGTTTAAACCTAAAGAATATACCATTACCTTTGATGGAAACGGCGGAACAGAGAGTGGAAGCCAAAGTACTACAAGTACACAAAAAGCTTCTTATTATAATGATGTTAAACTGCAAAAAAATCCGTTTGTAAGAGAAGGTTTCCGGTTTAAAGGTTGGTCTACTTCTAAAACCAGCAGTGCAGTAAAATATACTGATCAGGCAACTGACAGAAATATACCGTTGGATGGATTGAATCAAGCACTGAATAATGATATTCCCCAAAATATTACTCTTTATGCAGTGTGGGAACGTACAATAACAAACGTAGATGTTCAAAAATACAAAGATACCCTATGGTTGGAAGGCAATCATTGGGGAGCAGCTGCAGCTAATGTATTTGTGAAAAACAGCAATCAAGGATACAACGCTTATGAACTCATCAGATATTACTTAGATATTGACATGAAAGATTTCAATATACCTGTGGAGCAACTGGATAAAAGCAAATTTTATGTGGTTTGGGAAAGAAGTACAGATGGTGGCTCCAATTACCAGAAAATCCCGCTTGATCAATATCAGTCCTTTTTCACAGCACCATTTAGTGATGCACAGAGAGACTACAGTAAGGTAGTTTACGATGAAGAAAAAGGTCAATGGTTTGTACCACTGTTAGTAAAAGCTGGAGCTGGCTCGGATGCAGACACAATAGGTGGTCACTATAAGGTAAGTGTAGCTTATGATGATCCGCAAGCTACCGAAAAAGTGGCATCAGAGCAAGATTTCTATAACAATGTATCACAAAAAGGTTGGACAACAAGTGAACCAACAGAAGTAAAAATGATTCGTACATTTGAAACGGTTGTAAATGTTCCTGCAAATGTAATACTGGAGGAAAAAACAGAAATAACACCAGATGGCAGTACAAAGCAAGTGGTAGAATCTGTACATTCTAGTAACAAAGTAACAGTAAATCCGATAGAACATGATATTACACAACAATCGGATTACGATTGGCATACACCAAATACGGCAATGGATGGAAAAACCACTCCAGCCAATAGTTATAATGGAGGCCAACATACCGAATATGTAAAACAAAAGCCATTTAAAGTTTCTGTTACGTGGAACAGTACATTAACCGATACATCACAGCAATATAGAATTAATGATGTTAATATGTATTCGGCAGAAAACATAGGTGCAATGAAAAAAGGTCAGCAAATACCAACAGGTACAATATCAAGTTTTAGCTACGATGGCAAAGCTGAGAATAAAACTTTATTTGACTTCTATCTAAAAGGTGATAAACCGGATCACTTGCCATATGGAACCTTATTTAAGGGATTCATCACCTTTAGATTTACGAATATATAGGAGGTAGACGTAATGAAAAAAGTATTAATATTTATGTTCATTATGATTATAGGAGTGGCAACTCTTCTAGCTCCGGTAAATGCACAAGCAGCAAGTGGTCAAACAGAGGTTGGTTACACAACCAGTACTACTGTTGAAATTCCAGGTGGTAGTATGGGTCCAACTACAGGCGATACTACCTCATTAGGAAATATATTAATTATGTTAGGGGTGAGTTCCGTTGTTGTAGTAGCATCATTACTGCTTATTAGTAGAAAAAGAAGAAAAACAGAAAAATATCCAAACACTAGGTTTTAAAATATACATCCCCAATTGTGTTATAAGGATATAAAATTAAACATGCAAAGTGAGGAGAAAAAGATTATGAACAAAGTTATGAACAAAAATGTAAAAAGAATGATTGCAATTGCATGCGCAGGTGTAATTGGTCTGGGTGTGGCAGCAAGCCCTGTTATGGCAGCAGCACCTGAAATCAACACAGATGTATTTTATACAACAGATTCAACTAATATTGATGCAGATGGAAGAGTAATGATGGTAATCCCTGCAGGAGTAAATATGACTAAACATAATTTAACACAAGAGTTTGATGTAACTATGAAAGCAACAAACCCTAACATGAATTTACCGAATAATTTTAGTGCAGAAGTAACAGTAGCTTCAACCAATCAAGGTAAATTAAAAATGGTTGGTAATCCTGCGGAAGTAAACTATGAGTTATATAAAGGTGAAGTTGCAAAAGGTGGTATGAAGATTGATATATCACAACAAGCAGATCAGCCATTCCATACTTTCACAGCTCAACAAGATACAGGTGAAGTAGAACAAAGAGCCTATGTAAAAATAGCACAGCAGGATAGTGAGAAATTAGAGAAAATCAATCAGCCGGGTGCTCAGTTCAAAGATACTCTAACATTTAAAGTAACAAAGGTAGAGGGTGACGGCTTAGTTGATCCTAATAAACCAAAACCATAAGAAGTAAAGTAAATTATAAAATACATTAGCCTGTTTAGGGCAATCATGGTTCAGAAGCCTTAAAAGCTTTTGAACCATTTTCATTATTATATTTACAAAGGTGTGAAGAAATGGACTATAAATTGTTAAAAAATGAGTATAGTACAAATACCTTTACCGATAAAAATAATCAAACATGGTCCTATATCAATAATCAGAAAATGGAAGAATTATATCCAAACGGTGGGTATATTATTGCGGCAGACTTAAAACAAGAGAAAAAAGGGCATTCTATTGGTTATTTGATAGAGCAAAATCAAAAAGCAGAGGTATTTCCCTATGAATTGCAACTAAAGGGAAATGAAAAGTGTATTGGTTTTATTTGTGTTAGTGGGGCGGATAATCGTGACACATTTATTAGAATTATAAAGAAGACAAGAAAAAAGTGGTTTTTGCTGCCATTGCTTGCCGTGCTACTTTCTCTTATAGGGGTAGGCATTGGCATATGGATGATGTTCGGCAACCCAAAACCCAGCTTGGATGAAAGCGCAATTTCTTACCATATTGAAGGAATAGAAAATAAAAATCCAAACAATATTTCAATTCCTTTGTTTAGCAGTATTAAAATAGACAGTGCAACGATGGCGGGAAAAGTGCATTTAGCCAATCCGGCGGGCAACCCTTGCTATTTTCAATATGAAATTGTATTGCAAGACGGAGATACACAGCTGTATCAATCAAAATTGATTGAACCCGGAACAGCTATTCCAACGTTTCAGCTAAATCAAATACTGAAAAAAGGCACTTATCCGGCAACTATTCGCATTAAAACATATGCATTAAGCGACTATACCATAGAGATGAATGGTGGAGAAATTGATATAGAACTTATAGTGGAAGAGGTAAATTAGTATGCAATATAAGGTAAAGAAGAATGATGATTGTAAGCAAAAATGGGTAGATAAAGCAAAGCAAACGTGGCCCTACATAAGTGCAGAAGATGCAGAAAAAAATGAATTGAATATGGAAAGTGTATTTGCAGATGTAGGAACAGAAAAAGTTAATAATGGAGATTTTTTGGATTTTTTAGGCAGAAAATTGTGGTTAAAAAATAAAAAAGAAAAATTATCGCAACGAGATAAAATAATTGGATATATTCCATGTGAAAATGAAGCTGAAGAAGAAGGATATATTCGTATTGTTAAAACTTCAAACAACATCATTATTATTCCTATTATATTATCCCTGTTGATAATAGGAGGTATTATTGGCGGAATTATTGCGGTAAACCAAAATTCAAGAAGCTTTTTGGACCAAGCAGCAATATCTTATCAAATGCCAAACGGAATTAAAAATGAAAATCCAAATGAAATCATGATTCCTGTATTTACAGAGCTGGTAAGACCTGCAGGAAGTAATAAAGTAGCTGCAGGATTAGTAAATCCGGAGGGAAATCCTTGTTATTTCCAATATAGCATTTATTTAAAAGAAAACGAACAGCTGTTGTATGAAAGTAAATGGATAGAGCCAGGTACTGCAATTATGGAATTTGAAATAATGGAACAGTTGCAGGTAGGTGAATATCCAATTGAAATTCGGATCAAAACCGGTTCTTTAAATGATCTTGAAGTAGAAATGAACGGTGGAGAAATAGATGCTGTATTAAGGGTAGAGTAGTATGAAAAGAATTGTAATCATTATGCTGTCTATTGTTAGTTTAGTACTGCTTTATGGTTGTAGTAGTCAAACATATACAGCTGAAACAATTATAGAGATGAATCGAAATCCTATTGAAATTAATCAGTTGCAATTGCAGTTTCAAGCAAGTGAAATCCGAGATGAAGTAAAACCAAGCAATCCGCAAGGCTATTATCCTCATTATAAGAAGCAAGAAGGATATCATTATCACGTAGTATCAGGTACATTAAAAAATAACAGTAACGAAACTATTCGTAGTAATCAATTTAAAATTGAAGGTGTATACGAAAATGAGACATATGAGGGAAAATTGGTATTTATTAATGATATAGAAAGTTATTTTTGGGATGAAATAGCTCCGGGCGTCAAATTAGACTTTTACCTTTTTTCCATTGTAAAAGATGGACAAGAAAATCCGAATGAATATCGATTTTATTACAACACCGACGGACAGTTAGAAGAAGGGAAAACCCATTTTGACGCTATGGTGCAATATACTGTACCAAATAACTTAGAAAGCTATGAGAATGCTTAAATTCGCCTTTTTGGCAGAACAACAGCACTGAGTGAAAGATTACAAAGCAATTTTGCAAACATAAGGGTGCAATGCAAATATATGGTGTACATTTAACCTTTCATTTTGACAAAAAATAGGACAGTAACATACTTATCTCAACCAATACGGCTTATGATTGGTTGCTTGAGGTTAAAATGGATTTTCTTGTTACAGTTCAAGAATAGCCGCATGTGACGTATGTGGGGCTGCTCTGATAAAACACAATGGAGGCATATCAATGGAAGAGAAAAAGAAAAGAAAAATTTTTGTGGCAGTATTTTCTGTTTTGTGTTGTCTGGCAATAGGTGCAATTGCCACTATATGGTCTACCATAGGGAGCGGCCAGAAACAAGAGGTAGAGCCGGGAGAAATAACTCCGATTACCTTTGAAGAAGTACAAGATAAGATGGACTCAAAGGAAACATTTACATTAATTATCACACAAAGCGATTGTATGCACTGTCAGGATTTTTATGACATGATGGGCAACTATTTGCCAAAGCACAGCATAGAGCTTTTTGACTTAAATATAGATAGAGAAACTCCTGAGGAAGAGGAGCAAATAAAAAAAGAAATACAAGAAATATTTCTGGGATATGTAGGTACGCCCAATATGTTTTACATTGAAAAAGGTAATATTATCAGTCAGTACGATAATATTACTAGCGATATAACGGAGCAGTCTTTTAACGCTTGGGTACAAAAGTATCATATGGACCAAGTTTAAAAGATTCAAATTTAAAAATTGATAAAAATACTGCGATTTATATGGTAAGCGGTAATTTGTTCAATAACACACAAGATATACTTTCATTTATCAAGAAAGAGAACGTTCAATATACTTGAACTATAAACTTATATGATACATTGATATTTGTAATAATATATTGCAAAAGAATATGTAAAAAGATTCTGCATATGCAGAATCTTTTTTTTCTATTTTGTCTAGAATATAGGTTTTTAAATATAGTGTAAATTTGTATAGAAATGAGAATTTCTGTATGCAAACTATTGGTAAAATCTAGAGGAGGCACATGATGATCACTTTATGTAGTGTATATATTTTATCTAATACAAAGTGAGAAAAATTTTTGATTTACTCCCCTCTATATAAATGTAAAATACTATATTTTTATGTTCAAAAGTGTAGTAATAAATTTATTATATATAATGAAAAAGAAAAATTTTCTCAATAAGGTAAATATGTAGATTATTTTTCTTAGAAAAAAGTTACAATTTGTAATTTTTCAATACAATTTTTTACGCTTTATTTGAATCAAATCTAATGCGATAAGAGCGTTTTTTAAAAGTGGGGGAATATGATAACTTTTAAAGATAAAAATAGGGGAATAGATATACCTATTCCCAATTCATATAAAATTTTACATCAAAAATGAAAAATATTATTCTTTACTTTTCAATTCAATCAAATCTTTAATAGCAAAAATTGTGAAAAAAGTTTACTTCTAACTGTCCGTTAAGCCAGTAGAGAGGCGGTTTTAAGCATAAATTACCATATTAAGGAAAGAAAAACTTCATGACTATTTGTATAAATGACGAAAATAAAACACACATGTAATACATGTAACAAGTTTGTAACCTATGTTTTCTTGCAATCTGCACATAAAACAAAGAGAATTTATTAACATAAATGTAAAATAATAGTATATTTTTAAGCTGAGAAGTCGTATTTTCAATTTTATGGAAATTTTGATTGTGCATATTATATAAAATCGACTTCGTTTTTTATTTGACATATGGAAAATTAGTGAATATAATAGCAAACATCAAAGTAATCCGAAAACAAGCGGCAGTATACGCATCTTAACAAAATGTAATTTCTTTTTTAATACTGTCGTAAGCATGAAGGAGAGCAAGTATGAAAAACACAGAGAAAAAAGAGCATAAGTTTTTAAAATTGGTGAATACACCAGTAAAACGTGTTAGTGCTTTTGCATTGGCTACAGTTATTGGTGTTGGTTCTGTTGTAACAGTAATGGCTACAACAGGTAAAGCAACTATTTTAGATAACGGTGTATCTTATCGTGTGAATCTAACCACAACAAATACAGAAGAATTATTAGAGAAAGCCAATATTGAAGTTGGTTCTAATGATATTATTGAAAGAGATGACACCAATGGTGTTGTAATTAAAATCAGACGTGAAATGGATGCCACCGTTGAAGCTGATGGTGCAGAGCAAACTGTAAGTGTACACTACGGTGATAAAGTGTCTGATGTTATTGCTGAAGCAGGTGTTGTTTTAGATGACAACGATGCTGTAAATACAGATATTAACGGTGAGTTAACAGACAATGCAGATATTGTTGTTACAAGATACCATAAAGTAACGGTACATGATAACGGGATAACCCAAATTGTTGATGTTCCGGAAGGAACAGTAGCCAATGTATTACCGGTAGCAAATATCACATTGGGTGAAGAGGATACTTTGAGCGTAGCGGAATCAGAACCGGTTATAGATGGTATGGAAGTTACAGTAAATCGCGTTACTTATGCAACACAAACTGTAACAGAGGATATTCCTTTTGAAACCAAGGTAATTGAAACAGCAGACCTCTATAAAGGTGAAACACAGGTTCAAACAGCTGGTGTAAATGGAACAAAAACTGCTGTGAAAGAATGTAAATTTGTAAATGGTCAGTTGGTAGAATCAACAGATGTAGTGGTTCTTTCAGAAACTGCACCTGTAGCGGAAGTAAAGTTGGTAGGTACAAAAGCAAAACCTGCAGCAGTAACTTCTGTATCTAGTACAAGTGCATCTGCTCAAACAGGTGCAACTATTTCAGGCAATACAATTGTTGATGCAAACGGTAATGTATTAAACGTTGCGCGTGTAATTACCGGTGAGTGTACCGCATATACCGGCGGCGGAATTACTGCTACAGGTGCACCTGCAGCCGTAGGTCGCGTGGCAGTTAACCCTAACGTAATTCCTTACGGTACAAAATTGTATATTGCTTCTCCGGATGGCAGCATTGTATATGGTTATGCAATTGCTTCTGATACCGGCGGTGCATTGATGTCAGGTCGTGTTTTGGTCGACTTGTATTATAATACACAAGGTGAATGTATCAATTTTGGACGTCGTCAAATGAACGTTTATATTTTGGCATAAAATAACTATTCAAAACATCTCCGTAGAACGGGGATGTTTTTTCTTTTATTCAGAGAATGTTTGAGTATATTGCTATGTTACTGTTTTGCTCATAGTAAACGATATTCCCTTCCCTTTTCGCCAAGTTAGGATGAAATGATGCGAACATAGTATTCGTATTTCTTTATCCTCTATTCATTATTATTGGAATATAACAAAACAGCCATCTGCAATAATATTTGCAAATGGCTGTTTTGTTTATATCCATTTAAATTTATTTTCATCAAATTACTCTAACAAAGAGGTAATATGCATGGGAATTCCTGTTTTATCCATCTTAAATTCACAATTTTCATAAAAACCTGCATTATTACCATTAGCAATTAAAGAGATGCGTAGATAAGATTGATATGTTTCTAATACACGTTCTAACAATTCTTTTCCAATGCCTTTATATTGATAATCAGGATTTACCAGTAAATAGTGAATGTATGCGGTCATAATTCCATCATCCATAACGCTGATTAAACCTACCAGCTTTTCACCATCCCAAGCACTGTAAACGGTACTATAGTTTTGCATGGCAATTACCAGTTTGTCAGGATGATATCCGGATGCCCAATGAACCGACAAAAACAGATTTTGTAATTCTTGCGCGTTAAATTTCTTTATATCTTTATAGGTAATTGTCATAATATCTTCCCCTTTTTAAGTATATTTTTATTTTAACATAGGTGCTGATACAGTACAAGATTCATTTGTGTCATATGAGAAATGGATGAATTGGTATTATTAGCAATCTGTCCTTTAAATGGGACAGATTTTATAGAATGCTTCATATTTTACTTGTAATTTTATAATCACTATGATAAAATAAAACCAAACCAAACGTATGTTCGAGCTAGAGATAAAAAGAGAAGAGGAGAGCGTATATGTTTCAAGAAATTGTAGGAAGTATTCTGTTGGTATTTACAGCAGGATTGTTAGTAAAATATCGTCCAAAGACATTTTTATCATGGTACTTATGTTTGCTTTGCGGAGCCATGTCTATCATGTCCATTACAGCGGGTGGTGGTTCATGGGTATTACAACTGTTGCAAACAGTATCACAAATGATTATGGCAATATGCTGTTTATCCTATTTACACCGTGAAAAAGTATTTGCGGTGCGGAAAACAAAATCATTGCAAGAACAGAAACAACGCACACAGGCGATGGCAAAAGCAGAGAGAATAAAAAAACAAGTAAATGTTTTGAGCCAACAGGAAATAGTAGAAATGAAACGCTGTGCATAATAAAAAGAACCCGTTTACTTGGTAATGCATAAACTGGATTACGGGGTTGAGAAAGACCCCTTTAAATAGATAAGGCCTGCTGCAATTTGTTTTGCGGCAGGCCGATTGATTTTCTTGAAAAAATTAACTGTTTAGAGTAAAATAATAATACAATAACTTTGGAGGGATGATACATGTTAATTGCACCGTCAATACTGGCATCAGATTTTTCCAGATTGGGCGAGCAAATTCAAATGATTACACAAGCCGGCGCCGACTGGATTCACCTAGATGTAATGGACGGCTTATTTGTACCTAACATTACCTTTGGAGCTCCGGTGATAAAAGCGGTAAAACCATATTCAGATTTACCGTTTGACGTTCATTTGATGATACAAAATCCAAAGAGATATATTGAGGACTTTTGTAAAGCCGGTGCAGATATTATTTCATTCCATGTGGAAGCGGAAGAAGACGTCACGGGAACCATAGAAAAAATTGTATCTTGTGGCGCAAAACCGGCGCTGGCAGTTAAACCGAATACACCTGTAGAAACAGTATTTCCATATTTGGACAAGCTATATATGGTGTTAGTGATGACAGTAGAGCCGGGGTTCGGCGGACAAAAGTATATGGCTGACATGATGCCGAAAGTAGAACAATTAAAACAAAAAGCACCTCAGCTATTGGTTCAAGTGGATGGAGGAATTGGAGTAGATACCATTGCTTCCAGTGCCAAGGCGGGTGTAGACATTTGTGTGGCAGGTACCAGTGTGTTTAAAGCGCCTTGCCCAAAACAAATGATTGCAGACCTAAAAAAAGCGGCTAAGGATGTTTAATGTTTTGCGCAAGGGTAAGTGCTGAACACCGTTTTGAATAAATCTTCTGTAAGCAAAGTTCCGTGTTCCATTGCAGCAGCGGCAGCAACGCGTCCTTTTCCTTTTAAAATCCCATATTCTTGAAGAATCGCTTTTGCAAGCATACTGGTTTTCCATCTTAAATGAAATATAATGCGGTACTTATCTCCAAAGCGTAATAGTTTTGTTTTGGGACAGGTAATTCCGGTGATACAAAGTCGTTCCACCGCGTCCATCATGTCTGTACAATTTTGAAATTGATACACATATGGGCCGGTGGTTTGTTTTATTCGAAATTTTTTTCTTTGTAAAGATGATTTACCACGGGAGATATTGGAAATATGAACACGAAACAGTAATACAAAGGTGCCGTCGCAAACGGAAAGCGTACGGATTGTAATATTTTCCGCTTTCGAATAAGAAAAGCCGGTATATTTACAACCTTCTAAAAATATCTTTGCTAATGTTATCTTTGAAAGAGTTGTGGGAATATCAACGGAAATGCTGTTTAATCCTAAGCGGAGTGCTTCCTGTTCACTTAAAATAATCAACAGATGTGATGCATCCATGATTTTTGCTTTCAAAATTACACCCCCTGCATAAAAAGTACGGTTACTCTATACTATTACAGTTGCAGCAATATTGTCTTTGCCAAATGATAATATTTTTTGCTTGTTATATTATGAGATAGTTATTTATATGAAAATCATTTTTTATTTCATGTTATATTTATTAAAACTAAAAGGGCTGCCATGGCAGCCCTTTTAGTTTTAATATTATTGTAATGAGAAAGTTTTGTATTCTATACTTTTACAAATTAACCATATATTGTAATTACAACTAGAATTATATCGTAAATTGTAGTATTTTTCAAGAATAAAGCATCTTTTTTCTTTTTTGTAAAAGTATAATTTTGCAAAAGGGGAAATTAAAATGTATGGTAAGAAATTCAAAGTAATATGTTGCAGTATTCTTATGATAGGTACTATACTTACTTTCACTGGGTGTAGTGATTCAGCGTTTAACTCATCGCAGTTGTCTGAATCCTCGCAATTATCGCAACCGGACGAAAGTGTAGTTTCATCGGAATTGACCAATAGTTCATCCGAGCCTGTAACCGATAGCGATACTGTAATTGAAAATACAGAAGACGCTCAAAAATTGGCATTTGGTAAAATATTGTGGGATGCTTATTTGTATGGTATCCTTCCCGATGGCAAAACTTTGGAACAAACGAATAATCAGTTTGGTATTCAGGGGGAAGAGAACAGTTTTGCTATTTGTGATGTAGATAACGATGGACAGGATGAACTACTGCTATATTGGACCGATGCCAGTATGGCAGGAACGGTGGGATATATTTTTGGCTACAGAGATCATATGGTTTATAACGAACTTTCAGGGTATCCTTCTATGAGATTTTATGATAATGGAACTGTTGAAATAAAGTGGTCACATAACCAAGGGCTGGGAATCAACTTTGATTTTTGGCCGTATAATGTTTATTCCTATGATGCAGAGAAAGATAGTTACAGTGAATTTGCAAAAGTGGACGCATGGAATAAAAATGTCAGCAATACAAAAAATGGCGTACCATTTCCTGATAACATTGACGTAGATGGGAATGGCATTGTTTATTATATTCTTGCCCCTGACTCATGGGATTATGACAATGCAAAAATACTAGATGATAGTGAATACCAAAATTGGAGACAGTCTTACCTTGGAAATAGCAAACCTGTCAATGTTACTTTTAAAACATTAACGGCTGATAATATAGTTTCTTCGGTTTACCCTGAATTTACATATCTCCGTTCACCGGAAGGTAACTAATGAAATAAACAATGGCTGGTGGCATTGTTATAACATTTGTATAGGAATAGAAAGATATTTTATATTAAGGATAAGGAGAATAAGAAGTATGAACATAGCTATTATTATTTTGCTAATTATTTTACTCATTATTGGTCTGATGAATCTTGCTGTATTATTAGCAGCAAGAAAGAGAAAGAATGTTGGTGAACCGTTCCGTATGAACGACGATAATAACTCAGAATGGTTTATAAAGTTTAATGAATCTAAAGGTGATATTCTAGAAAAGATAAATTTGCTTACCACTGGAAACAGAGATAGCTTAGATAAAATAAACGATACTTTAAATCAGAAAATTAGTGGATTTCAAAAAGATGTATTTGATAAATTTGACTCCATTTCATCCTCTGTTAGAAAATCTCTTGCGGATAATCGTTTTGAATCGAATAATGACCTTGAGAAATTAAAGCAAGAAATTACGGACAATCTGGGATCAATTAATAAAACATTGGAAGAAAAAATTACATCACTACAGACCACCAATGAAGAAAAGTTAGAGAAAATGCGTGGTGTGGTAGAAGAGAAACTGGATAAAACATTGAATGAAAGATTAAAACTATCCTTTGAGTCTGTTAGTAAGAATCTAGAAAGCGTACAAAAGGGGCTTGGAGAAATGCAAACATTGGCTACAGATGTTGGAGGATTGAAAAAAGCCATTACTAATGTAAAAACCAGAGGTGTTTTGGGAGAAATTCAATTAGAACGTATTCTGGAGCAAATGTTAACAGCAGCCCAATATGATAAAAATGTACAAATTAAAAGAGGTATACAAGAACGCGTAGAATTTGCAGTAAAGCTGCCGGATAAAAGTGGAAAAGGATTCATTTATTTACCGATTGATTCTAAATTTCCATTAGATACATATGAAAATTTATTGAATGCTTATGATAGTGGGGACAAAACAATTATTGATTCTGCCAAAAAAGAGTTTTCCCGTAAGATAAAAGCATTTGCAAAAGATATTCGAGACAAATATATTGATCCTCCTGCTACAACGGATTTTGCAATTTTATTTTTACCGTTTGAGGGATTATATGCAGAGGTAGTACAAATGCCTGAGCTCTTTCAAACATTGCAAACAGACTATAAAATAACTGTTACTGGTCCTACAACTCTTTCTGCATTTCTAAACTCGCTGCAAATGGGCTTTAATACATTAGCAATTGAGAAACGCTCTTCAGAGGTACGAGAAGTATTACGTGCAGTAAAAACAGAATTTGGTAAATTCAGCGAAGTCCTTGCAAAGGTTCAAGATAAATTACATGCAGCTGATAGTGAATTATCCAAATTGGTGGGAACAAGAACCAATCAGATTAATCGTAAACTGAGAGAGATAGAAGAACTCCCTGAAGCAGAGGTACGTCGTATATTACCTAGCGAACTGGATGATAGCGATATAATATAAAATATATTTTTAAATATATAGCAAAAGGAGGATGCACCGTGTATAGAATTTATCATTTTTCCATTTCAAATATTTCTATATATGTTAATGATATGACAAGAACATATTATGTTTCAAATTTTAATCTGAATTATGACACTAAATTTTCATTTACACAAGTGATTCATCAAACCGGAGACTATCAATCGTTTATTATTCAGTTAGAGTCAAGCGGTTATTCCAGAAGCTACATAAATGTTTTAAATTAATTTTATATTCCCAATCTTTATCCTATTAGTTTTTAAGAGATATTAAAATAGATAAATGAATTCTCTACAGATAGACTGCTAGTGTTGTATTTTTATCTTGGTGTCGCAGTCGCTATAATCATTTACCATATTTGTGATTTGATGAAGGGAGGAGAAAGGGAACTTATCATGATATAAGCAAACTTCAACTTTAAAAAATCATAAAAACAAATGAAAAGATCGGTTAAAATACCGGTCTTTTTTTAAAGCTTTTTTAAGGTTAGGTTAAATGTTTGTGAGGTAAATTAAATCATAGTTAATCTTATTGAATGAAGTAAAAACACATGATAACATGAGTCAAGCAAATAGAAACAGGAATGAGGAGGCAGAATATGAAGATGAAGTCAAAACATACATGGTTAAAAGCAGGAGCGGTAACAATGGCTTTTGCAGTGGGAACAGGTGTGTTATTACCCAGCGTACTTAATAGCGGTAATATAAGTGCTGTTTATGCCCAGGAAGCAAATGTATATTCCCAGGTACCATCTGATGTAAATGTTATTGATACAACTACTGTCTGGAAATACTTAGACGATAATACAGATCCGGCAAGCGGATTGGGTTCTCTAACCGCATGGACAATTTCTGATTTTAACGATGATGCGTGGAAATCCGCAGCAGGCAGCTTTGGTGCAAAACGGGGTCAGTTGACAGAGTTTGATGGCTTTACACCTACTGTGTTATTAAATCAATATAAATCAGATGTACCAAACGAGGATGTACCAACATTCTTTTTTCGTTCTACATTTGAAGTAGAAAATCTAAGCGAAATTACATCTATTACAGGCACCTTATATCATGATGACGCAGTGGCCGTTTATATTAACGGAAATAAAGTGCTGGCAGTAGATATGCCTGCTGAGGAGCAAGAAAATAATTTATATTATGCAGGTGTTTCAGCCGGTGCTCCGAAAGAGGCTAAGTTGGAACTAACGAAGGAACAAATCCAACAATATGTAAAAGAAGGAACAAACGTAATTGCGGTAGAATTACATAATGACCGTAAAGACAGTTCAGATATTTATTTTGAATTTAAAAATCTAACATTAAATTATGGTGAACCTGAAATTGAACAAAAGTCTGTTAATCTAACTGTCGGCAGTGATGAAACCTCAAGAAATCTTACTTGGTATGCAAATTCTGAAACAGCCGGTCAAGTACAGTATGCCAAAAAGTCTGATATGAAAGATGGTCAATTTCCATCGGAATATCAAACAGCTGACGCCATATCTATACAGTCAAATGAAAGCGGATTTTATTCCAATCAGGCAACCATGAGAAATCTTGATGAGAATACAGAGTATGTATATAGAGTTGTAAATGGTGAAACGGTTAGCAAAGAGTATACATTCCAAACCGGAGACTTTGACGGAGCATTTTCTTTTGCTTTTGTAGGTGACCCACAAATTGGGGCAGGAAGTTTGCCGTCTGATATTCAGGGGTGGAACGATACTCTGAATGTGATAAAAAATCAGCTAAATCCTGATTTTTTATTCTCAGCAGGCGACCAAGTAAATACAGCAAACAATGAGTCACAATATACAGGTTATCTTAACGATACGTTTTCCTCTCTTACAAGTGCTACAACCATAGGAAACCACGATAGCAGTTCTGCTGCTTATAATGAGCATTTTAATCTTCCCAATGAAAGCGCTCAGTACGGTGCTACTACCGCAGGCAGCGACTACTGGTTTGTTTATAACAATACGTTGTTTATGGATATAAATTCAAATGACCGTTCCGCTGCAGAGCATAAACAGTTTATGCAGGACGCAATTGCTGCGAATCCGGATGTAAGATGGAAAACAGTTGTATTCCACCATTCTATTTACTCAACAGCCAGCCATGCCAGTGATGGAGATATTATTGATAGAAGAAACGAACTTCCGCAGATTTTTGATGAACTTGATATAGATGTCGTTCTAATGGGACATGACCACGTATATACAAGAACTTACATGATGGATGGATTTACCCCGGACAGAAGCCAAGGCGTACAGTCCAGTGTGACAAATCCCGCAGGTATTCTATATTTAACAGCAAACTCAGCAAGTGGTAGTAAATATTACGGTATTACAGCACCTGAGGCAGAATATGCTGCCGTTCAAGACCAATCCAAAAGAAGAACCGTTACCAACGTGGAAGTAACAAATACTTCTTATACGATGACAACTTATTTTGCAGATGATATGAGCGTATTAGACACATTTACAATTTATAAAACGCTTAATACAGCAGATATGGACAGCTTAATTACACAAGCACAAGGATTGAATCAGGCAGATTATACCGAAGAAAGTTGGAATCAACTTCAAGTAGCTTTGAAAGCAGCAGTAGAGTTAAAAGATAATGTAAATGCGACGCAATCAGATATAGATGCTGCAACAACGGCATTGCAAGAAGCAATAGAGGGTCTTGTAAAAGTTGGTGTCAATATGAACACAGCAGCTATGGACAGTTTGATTTCCCAAGCACAGGGATTGAATCAGGCAGATTATACCGAAGAAAGCTGGAATCAACTTCAAGCAGCCTTGAAAGCGGCAGTGGAGTTAAAAGGTAATGTAAATGCGACGCAGTCAGATATCGATGCTGCAGCAATGGCATTGCAAGAAGCGCTAGATGGTCTTGTAAAGGTAAACAACCCAGATGGAGGGAAAGCCAATACGGAGAATTCATCCAATGGACAGATAAACGGACCACAGACAGGTGATACTTCAAATGCAGTAGAAATTGTTTCTGTAGTTTCTGCCTTTATTGCAGCAGGTACCATTGTGGTTGTGCTAACAAAAAAGAAAATGAAATCATAAAAGGATATTTACAAACATGTGGAATAAGATAAAAGAAAATGGGATTGTACTGGCAGTCATTGTTCTTTCAGTAGCGGCAGTCATTCTATTTCAACTTTTCGGGGTGAAATCTTATTCCAGATATAGTACAGACAGCCTCCACTACGAACAAGGAAAAGTAGTGGAGGTTTCTTCTGAGAATCTGGAATATGATGAAGAGTTAGGGTTATATTTAGGCAATCAAATATTAAAAGTAGAAATTACCGGCGGAGAACAAAAAGGAGAAGTCATAGAAGTTTCCAATTATCTTACAAAGACGCACAATGTTTATGCCAAAAACGGTATGAAACTTATTATTAATGCAGATACACCTGAAAATGTGCAGCCATATTATACCGTATATAATTACGACAGAAATATTCCTATTTTAAGTTGTTGTATTATACTTGCGGCAGCTATCATTTGCATTGGACGAGGAAAAGGGATTAAGGCAATACTTGGTCTTGGGTATTCTATGTTTATCATTATTTACCTTGTAATTCCCGCTGTTTTTTCCGGTTATTCTCCAATATGGATGAGTATTTTATGTGCGGTCTTATCAACTGCTGTTACATTACTGCTTCTGAATGGACAAAGCAAAAAGACGTATGCTGCTATTATCGCGACTACGATTGGTGTGCTTTTTGCACTGCTCCTGTTCATGATAATGTCATGGATGCTGCATCTGAATGGCTTTAGTTCATCAGAAGCGGAGTCGTTAATTCTGATTCATGAATCTACAGGATTAAAGATTAAAGATTTATTGTTTGCCGGAGTATTAATTTCATCTCTTGGAGCCATTATGGATGTGGGTATGTCTATTGTATCGTCCTTATACGAGGTACAACATCACAACCCATCCATTACAGCAAGACAGCTATTCCGTTCCGGCATAGAAATTGGAAAAGATATGATAGGAACAATGACCAATACGCTGATTCTTGCGTTTACTGGCAGTGCTTTTATTACCTTGCTTGTATTTATTTCTTACCAAGTTCAGTTTAACCAGTTGTTCAGCTCGAATTATATGGCAATCGAAATTGCACAGGGAGTGTGTGGTACATTTGGCATTGTTCTTACCGTTCCTGTAGCTTCAGCTGTGGCTGCATTTATACTAACAGGCAAACGATTTTTATGGAAAAAGAAAAAGCAGGAAAAGCGCCCTGATAAAAATCATGAAATCTCTAACACAAATTCATAATTGCATAAATTAATTAGGAAAAGCAATTTTTTCAGACAACTGTTTTTTCATAATTTAAAACTACGGGAATTTTATATTGTTTTGATTTAAGACATAGATTATACGTATTTGTTTTTTACAATGATATGTCTTTTAGACCTATTGTTTTTCACAAAGCGTATACTGTTAAATTAACAATAGATACAAAAAGATGTTAAAAAAAAGACTATCCTTGCGCACAGAAATATAAATTGCTAATATAAAATTAATATATGAAATATAGCTTAAGGTGGAACAAATCAATATCTGTTATTGGAAAGGATGAGTTAATATGAAACTGGAAAATAAAATTGCTATTGTTACAGGTGCGGGTTCAGGAATGGGAAAAGCGATTGCAGCGTTATTTGCAAAGGAAGGCGCAAAAGTAATTGCTTCAGATATCAATGAAGTCGGTGTAAAAGAATTGATTGCTTCTGCAGGGGATATAGCGGGAGAAATTGTTTTCTCTCAGACGGATGTCTCAAACCGAAATCAGGTGGAAGCTATGATTGATCTTGCAGTAAACAAATACGGAAAATTAGATGTTCTTGTAAATAATGCAAGTATTTTGGATCAAATGTATTCTGTTACCGAGGTAGAAGATGAATTTTGGAATAAAGTAATGAGTATTAATGTAAATTCTGTTATGTATGCTTGCCGAAAGGCCATTCCAATTATGATGAAAAATGGTGGTGGCTCTATTATCAATACTGCATCTGTAGGAGGTTTATTTGGATGCCGTGCAGGTGCTGCATATACTGCATCTAAATTTGCTGTTGTAGGCCTCACTAAGAATATTGGTTTTATGTATGCAAAAGAAGGTATTCGTTGTAACGCAATTTGTCCAGGAAGCATTATCACCAATATTGCAGCAGGACTATCAAATGCCAGTGAATTTGGTATGGCTCGTTCAGGTGCGGGAGTTCCTCTTAGCCCAAGAATGGGTCAGCCGGAGGAAATTGCAAATACGGCACTTTTCTTAGCAAGTGATGAAGCTAGCTTTATAAATGGTACCACCGTTACCGTAGATGGTGGTTGGACTGCTTATTAATTTGTTATTAAACTTTTTTGTGTTTTTTATAAGAGAATAGCCTGTTTTATTAATATGTTATAGCCCTTGCCTTTTATGGTACAATGGCAATGATAAATTTCATTTTTTGAATCACAAAAATTGGTAGGAAGAAATGGAATAATTTCTTTTGGCAGACAAATACTATTTCCAGTACATTGGATAATACAAACAATTCACCAAATTTGTGATTCGGAGGAATGAATATAAATGAAAGCAACAGGAATTGTAAGAAGAATTGATGATCTGGGACGCGTTGTAATTCCAAAAGAGATTCGCCGAACTCTGCGTATCAGAGAAGGAGATCCTCTTGAAATTTTTACAAATACAGATGGCGGTGTTATTTTTAGAAAATATTCTCCGATTGGGGAATTATCTTCTTTTGCAGAACAATATGCCGAGGTACTTAGCAAAACAGCTAATGTGCCTGTTTTAATTTGTGACAGCGATCATGTTGTAGCTGCAGCGGGTGTTTCTAAAAAAGAGTTTTTGGAACGCCGTGTGACACAGGCAATGGAAGACTATATGCAATCTAGACAAAAGTTTGTTGGCAGTGAAGCGGATCAGGCCTTACGTCCGATTGAGGGAATTGAGCGTAATGCCAGCGTGGTGTATCCTATCATTGCCTCAAGTGATGTGACAGGTGCTATTATTATTCTCTTTAATGAAAAAAATACTCCTCCAACCCAGGTTGAGGTAAAGCTAGCGCAAGCTGCAGCGGCTTTTTTAGGCAAGCAAATGGAAGATTAAGTATTTGGTCATTGCAAAGAAGGTTCGTAGATTACTTTTGTAAGACAGGGTATATTTAGAAATTATTCGTATATATTGTATATTTGTGACACATAAAAGACAGCATATAGAAAAAATGGGTTAACCCTTGCATTTATGCGTATTTTATGATAAAATAAAGCATATAAATAGTAAGAAGGAAAAAAGAGTGGGTTAGCCCGCTCTTTTATTATTATGAGGTGAAACAACTTGGCACAAAAGAAAAAATCGGGAAATACGGTTGCAGCGGTAGCAAAATTATGTGAACCATTTGCACAGCAGCTTGGTTTGAGTATATGGGACATTCGTTATGTAAAGGAAGGCTCTTACTGGTACTTGCGTATTTTTATTGATAAGCCGGAAGGAGTAACATTGGATGATTGTGAGGCAATGAGTCGCGCAATTAATGACCCATTGGATCAGTTGGATCCGATTGACGGGGAGTATTGCTTGGAAGTATGTTCTCCCGGTATTGACCGTGAACTGGTACGACCGGAACATTTTGAGGCTTTTTTAGGTGCCGTTGTAAATGCAAAACTGATTCGTCCTTTGGAAGACGGCAGAAGAGAAGTGTTGGGTATTCTGCAAGCGTATGAAAATTCTGTTCTTACTTTGGAAACGGAAGAAGGCGAATTTTTAGACATTGATAAAAAAGATACTTCGTCTATTAGAGTATGTGACGATTATGTAGATATTGATGATGAAGATTTTGAGGAGGAATTTTAGAAAAATGAGTAGTGAATTGTTTGAAGCGTTGAATCTTCTGGAAAAAGAACGTGGCCTTCAAGTGGATTTTATGGTAGATAAAATTACAAAAGCCATTCTTACTGCTTGCAAAAATAGCTATGATAATGAAGATGCACGTGTGGAGGTAAATCCGGCTAAAGGTGCATTTGACGTTTATTTGCGCAAAGAAGTTGTAGACGAAGTATTTGAGCCAAATAAAGAAATCTCTTTAGAAGACGCACAAAAGATAGATCCGAATGCAACTTACGAGGATAAAGTAGAGGTTCAGCTCAATACAAAAGAATTCGGTCGAATTGCTGCTCAAACTGCCCGAAATATGATTCGCCAAGGGATTCGTGACGGGGAGCGCGGACAAATGATGCAGGAGTTCCAAAGCAAACATCAGGAATTGGTTAGTGCTTTGATAGAAAGAATTGATCCACGCTCAGGTGCTGCTTCTTTACGCATAGGAAAAGCGGAAGCTGTTTTGCCAAGAAGTGAGCAAGTTGGAAACGAGGTATTAAAAGAGGGAGACCATATTAAAGTTTATGTAGTGGATGTAAAGGAAACCGAAAGAGGTCCGCGCGCAATGATTTCCCGTACACACCCGGATTTGGTAAAACGTTTGTTTGAAACAGAGGTTCCTGAAATTTACGATGGTACTGTTGAAATCAAAGCTGTTTCCCGTGAAGCAGGTTCCAGAACAAAGCTTGCTGTATTAAGCCATAATGCAGATGTTGACGCGGTAGGTGCTTGCATTGGTTCTCGTGGTACTCGTGTTTCAAATATTGTAAATGAACTAAACGGCGAAAAGATTGATATTATAGAATATAGTGAAGATCCTGCAAAATTTATTGCAGCTTCTCTTTCTCCGGCAGACGTACTGTCTGTTGTGGTAACCGATGAGGATGCTCGTGCATGTCGTGTTACGGTGCCTGATAGTCAGTTATCTTTGGCAATTGGAAATAAAGGACAAAATGCACGTTTGGCTGCCAAATTAACAGGTTGGAAGATTGATATTAAACCTGAAAGCGGCTTTTACGGAGAAGAGCCTGAAGAGGTTCAGCCTGCTGTTCAGGAAGAATCTGTTGAGGCAACAGAAGAAGCATAATCAGTCTTATTACAGTTAATCTTTTTATAAAAGCGCGAAAGGCGGTGAAGTTTATCATGCATAAAAAACGTATTCCCATGCGTATGTGTACCGGATGTGGAGAAATGAAACCAAAACCGGAATTGGTGCGTGTTGTAAAAGCTCCTGACCAAAAAGATGAGCAGGGCAATATATTGGCAGCAGGAGAAATTTCCCTGGATGCAACCGGTAAAAAACCGGGGCGAGGTGCTTATGTATGTAAAAAAGCAGACTGCCTGAAAGCGGCGCGAAAATCAAGGAGATTTGAAAGAGCCTTCTCTTGTCAAATTCCCGCAGAGGTATATGACAAAATGGAGGAGGAAATTTCAAAATATGAGTCAGAATAAATTGCTTTCTTTGCTGGGTATTGCAAGAAGAGCGGGGCGTCTTTCCCTAGGAAATGATCCCGCTTTGGAAGCAATGCGAAACGGACAGACATGTGTGATTTTGGTAGCAAATGATTTATCAAAACGAACATTGAAGGGTGTTTGCTTTGCAGCAGAAGAAGCGCATATAGATGTACTTATTATGAATGAGACGATGGATGAAATTGGTGCTGCATTGGGGAAACGTACCGGTGTAATTGCGGTAAACGATGCCGGCTTTGCAAATAAAATGCGTACTATGTGCAGTGAAACGGACAATCGACAGAAAAATGAGGAGGAGTAGGATTATATGATGAAGAAATATAGAGTGAATGAGGTTGCAAAAGACCTCAATGTTGAAAATAAAGATGTCATCGAAGCTTTAAAACCTTTTAGCGATGAACCAAAGAAATATATGACCGCGTTAACAGAAGATGATCTTGACGTTGTGTTCGATACTTTTACAAAAGAAAACAGTGTTGAGTCTTTTGACGCATATTTTGCTGAAAGAGAGGATGCTCAGACAACCTCCTCTTCCAAAGAAGCGTCGGAGCCGAAAGAAAACACAGCTGCAAAAGGTCAAGAGAAAGCTGTTGCTGCAAAAGACAAAACTCCAGCAAAATCTGTTGGAAAAGAATCAAAAAATAATGCAGCGCATAAAAACAGCAAGCAAACAAAACCTGCTGCACAAAAACAGGAAAAACCAATGCAAGATAAAAAAGATATTGCTGTAAACGCAGTTGTTACAACTTCAGATGCAGTACAGAAACCTGCCGGAAGAATTGTAGATACACGTACTTCCCAGGTCAATATGGATCGTTATAATGAAAAGTATGACCGTTTGGCAAGTGAAAAAGTAAAAACAGACCAAACTGTAAATAAACAAAAACTAACACAACGAAGCAGCCAATATAGAGGAAAACCAAAGAATTCTCGTAAAGAAACAGAGGCAGAGCGTTTAAAACGTATTCAGCTAGAGCGCCAAAAGAAACAAATGACCATTACCATTCCTGATGAAATTGTGGTAAATGAATTGGCGCTGCGCCTAAAAGCAACTGCTGCAGAAGTCATTAAAAAATTGATGATGATGGGTGTTATGGCCACTGTAAATGATGTCATCGATTTTGACACCGCTTCTTTGATTGCAATGGAATTCCATGCGAAAGTAGAAAAAGAAGTGGTGGTTACCATTGAAGAGCAAATTATTGATGACAGTGAAGATGAAGACGATAACCTAGTTCCAAGAGCTCCGGTTGTAGTTGTTATGGGTCACGTTGACCACGGTAAAACTTCACTATTGGATGCCATTCGTAAAGCGAACGTTACAAAGTCCGAAGCAGGTGGTATTACACAACATATTGGTGCCTACCGTGTTCCTGTGGGAGATGGAGAAATCACCTTTTTGGATACTCCCGGTCACGAAGCGTTTACAACTATGCGTGCACGCGGCGCACAAGTAACGGATATTGCCATCTTGGTTGTTGCTGCTGATGACGGTATTAAACCGCAAACAATAGAGGCGATTAGCCATGCGAAAGCTGCCGGAGTTTCCATCATTGTTGCAATTAATAAAATGGATAAACCAACAGCAAATCCTGACCGCGTAAAAGAACAATTAACACAGCACGAGATTTTACCGGAAGAATGGGGCGGCGATGTGCCTTGTATGCCAATTTCAGCTTTGACTGGAGAAGGTATTCAGGAGCTTCTGGAAATGGTAATGCTGGTTGCTGATATGAAAGAGTTGAAAGCCAATCCTGATAGAGCTGCAAAAGGTACTGTAATTGAAGCAAGACTGGATAAAGGTCGCGGACCGATTGCAACTATCTTGGTACAAAATGGTACTTTGAATATTGGCGACAGCATCGTTGCCGGTACCACAGTAGGTCGTGTACGTGCGATGACCAATGACAGAGGCGAACATGTAAAATCTGCAGGTCCATCTGTTCCGGTAGAAATCACAGGTTTGGACGACGTACCTACAGGCGGCGATATTTTCAATGCTGTTTCTGATGAACGTTTGGGTCGTCAGTTGGTAGAACAACGCCGTTCTCAACAAAAAGAAGAACGCTTCAATGCACAAACAAAAGTAACTTTGGATAACCTGTTTGACCAAATGCAGGAAGGCCAGATGAAAGAATTGCAAATCATTGTAAAAGCTGATGTTCAGGGTTCTTTTGAAGCGGTGAAACAATCTTTGGAAAAATTGAGTAACGATGAAGTACGAGTAAGAGTTATCCATGGTGGTGTTGGTGCTATTAGTGAATCTGACGTAATGCTTGCAAGTGCTTCTAATGCAATTATCATTGGCTTTAATGTTCGTCCGGATCCGGTTGCAGAAGAAAATGCAAAACGTGACGGCATTGATCTTCACTTGTATCGTATTATTTATGAAGCAATTGAAGATGTGCAGGCTGCAATGAAGGGTATGTTGGCACCAAAATACCGTGAACTATTCTATGGTCGTGCAGAATGCCGCCAAGTTTACAAAATCAGCAATGTTGGTATTGTTATGGGCTCTTACGTAACATCCGGAAAAATTGTACGTAACTCTTTGGTTCGTATTGTACGTGACGGTATTATTATTGCAGACGATAAAATTGCTTCCTTGCGTCGCTTTAAAGATGATGTAAAAGAAGTGGCAGAAGGATATGAATGCGGTGTAACTTTGGAACATTTTAATGATGTAAAAGAGGGCGACGTATTCGAATCTTATATTATGGAAGAATATAGAGAGGACTAAGTCCTAATAATAAAATGGCGGGCGCCTGGTTCGCCTGCCATTTTGTTTTTTAACAGTAATTGTTTTATGTATTGCTGTAAGGAGGTTGAATACTATGGCAAGTCATAGATTAGGACGTATCACAGAAGATATTCATAGAGAATTGACCGCAATTTTCAGAGAAGTAAAGGATCCGAGAGTGCAAGAGGGGTTAATTAGTATTGTACGTGTAGACGTTACCAATGATTTATCCTATTGTACGGTATATATCAGTGCTATGCAGGGTCTGGAACAAGCAAAAGTGGCTGAAAAAGGCTTGAAATCAGCAGCCGGATTTATCCGTAGAGAATTGGGACATCGTTTAAAATTGCGCCATGTTCCCCAGCTGATTTTTACCGCCACAGATTCGATTGAATATGGTGCGGGCATTTCTAAACTGATTAACGATTTAAAAGGGGAGAAGCGCCATGAAGATTAAACTTCAACAGGCTGCAGATATATTACAGAAGGCAGATAATATTTTGGTGCTCAGCCATAAATCTCCGGACGGAGATACGCTTGGTTCTGCTTCTGCGCTTTGTACGGCATTACAGAGAATGGATAAACATGTCCGCTTTGCATGTTCCGATCCGGTAGTCCCCAAATATGAAAATTTATTTGCGGAACTAAAAATAGAAGAGTTTGACCCCAACTTTATTGTTACGGTAGATATTGCCGATGCAAAACTTCTTGGAAAAGAAACTGAACAGTATAAAGACAGCATTGACCTTGCAATTGACCATCACATGTCACATAAGGAATATGCCAAAATGTCTTATGTGGATAGTACTGCTGCTTCCACTACGCAAGTAATTTATGAATTGTTTTGTATGATGGGAGTAACTATTGATAAGCAAATTGCAAACTGTTTGTATACAGGTTTATGTACAGACACAGGGTGTTTCCGCTATTCCAATACCTCCGCCACAACCTTGCGTATTGCAGCAAGTTTAATAGATGCAGGGGCAGATGCAGCGGAGATTAACCGTACTATGTTTGATACCAAAAGCAGAGCTAGGTTAAACGTAGAACGTTTGGCAATGGAAAGTATTACATTTTATGAAAACGGACGTTTTAATATTATGGAAATTACAGAAGAGATGATGACACAGTCAGGAGCCACTGAAGGTGATATTGAAGGTTTATCAGCTTTGCCTCGTCAGGTGGAAGGTGTATTGATTGCCGCAACGTTGCGTGAGAAAAAAGAAGGCGGTTATAAAATTTCTGTTAGAGCAACGCCGCCATATGACGCTTCTGCTATTTGTGCTCAATTTGGTGGCGGAGGTCATAAGGGCGCTGCCGGATGTGTGATTGAAGATGAAAAGGAAAACGTAAAAAAACGATTGGCGGAAGTAGTCAGCAATTATTTCCGTTCTCAAGGGATTTTGTAGAAATATCAATCAAAGGGGGAGAACCATGGATGGCATGATTTTAATCGATAAACCACAATCGTTCACTTCTTTTGATGTGGTTGCGGTGATGCGAGGATTATTTCATCAAAAAAAAGTAGGTCATACAGGAACATTAGATCCTATGGCCACCGGAGTACTTCCCATTCTTTTGGGAAAAGCTACGCGCTGCGCTCCGTTTTTGGAGGATACCAACAAGGAATATCAGGCACAGTTTCAGTTGGGTACTGCAACAGATACACAAGATAGCACAGGAAATATAATTGCTGTCAGTGAACGTAAAGTCACCAGGCAAGAATTGGAGCAAGTACTCCCTCAGTTTCGAGGAGAAATTTTACAACTGCCGCCCATGTACTCGGCAGTACAGAAGGATGGGCAACGGCTTTATGTATTAGCACGGCAAGGGATAGAAGTGGAACGAGAAAAACGTCCTGTTACTATTTTTAAATGCGAATTGGTTTCCTTTGATGAAAACACCCAAACCGGAACTTTATGCGTTGCCTGCTCCAAAGGAACTTATATCCGTACCCTATGTCACGATATTGGAACAGCACTGGGTACATATGGCATGATGACTGCGTTAAGACGTACTGTGGCGTGTGGTTTTACTTTGGAACAAACCATTCCGTTACAGAAAGCAAAACAAATCATAGAACAAGGTGGAACATTGCAGGATAGAGTACTTCCTATTGACTCTATTTTTCAAGATAAGCCTGGTTTAACTATTTCACAAGCGCAAACTACACGTTTCTCCAATGGAGGAGGATTAAGTTTAGAACGTCTCCGCTTATCAGAGGCTCAGCAAAAAGAAGATGGAAAGGTATATCGCGTATATGGTTACAATGGCATCTTCTTAGGTTTAGGAGTAGTATCAGTGGAAAAAGAAGAACTTCGCATATTAAGGCTTTTTTGTGGAGAGGACAAAATATGAAACTGATTACAGATTTAAAACAGAGTTGCTCAGAGCCTGCATCTGTTGCGCTGGGATGCTTCGACGGTATCCATTTAGGTCATCAGGCGGTAATTGGCCGTGCTGTTGCTGATAAGTCTAATGGCCTTACACCTTCTGTGTTTACTTTTCAGGAAAATCCTTTACAGGTGTTAACAGAAAATACAGTACCTACTTTATTGACGCCTGATACAAGGAACCGAATATTTGAAGAAATTGGTGTGGAACAAGTGTTTATTCCTTCTTTCCGAGAAGTTATGAATTTGGAAGCGGAAGAATTTATCCATGCTGTATTAAAGCAATATTGCAAAGCTGAAAGAGTATATTGCGGTTTCAATTTTCATTTTGGTAAAGGTGGAAAAGCAGGTTCGGAAGAGCTCAAACAGTTTGGAGAAAAGTACGGAATAAAAGTAACAGTGGTACAAGCTGTATCTTTGCAGGAAGGTGCTCCAATCAGCTCAACGCAGATACGCCATTACTTACAGCAAGGACAGGTAGAGATGGCTGCCAAAATGCTAGGTCGTCATTTTTGCTATCAGTTTCCGGTGATTGAAGGGAATAAACTTGGCAGAACAATGGGCTTTCCAACTATAAATCAGGCAATGCCGCCTAATTTTGTGAAACCGAAACGCGGCGTCTATGCTTCTTTGGTGACTTTGGAAAGCGGAACTGTTTATTATGGTGTTACTAATATAGGTGTAAAACCAACGGTAGGCGATGATTATATAGTAGCTTCCGAAACGTGGATTCCCGGCTTTAGTGGAAATTTATACGGAACCACACCTAAAATAGAGCTTATCCATTATATTAGGCAAGAACAAAAATTTTCTAATCTTCAGGTTTTAGGGGAACAAATTCGTAGAGATAAGGAACAAGCGTTTCAATTACTTGAAAAAGGATTTCCTCATGTTAAATAAAAAAGAGTCAGCCAATTTAGGTTGACTCTTTTTTTATTTAGAGCAAATGTCTATATTTTTTGATAAATATTTTCTTAACCACGGTAATCAATACAATATATGCAAATATAATTCCTGCTAGCCATGCAAAGTAAATTGCAGGTAAAGCTGTCATATCCAAACCAGTGCCGAGAGGAGTATATGGAATGACAGTTCCGATAACGATAGCAATGGTAGTAACGACTGATACCGGTAGAGATGCTCTGCTTTGGATAAATGGAATCTTAGGAGTCCGAATCATATGGATGACCAAAGTTTGTGACCATAGAGATTCTACAAACCAACCTGCATGAAACAGTGCCATGAATAAAAAGGAATTTACTCCCGGTGTTCCAAAAGAACCGCCGCAGACTGCGGGACAAATGACAAAATATAAAATAATATATGTGATAATATCAAAGATGGAACTGATCGGTCCCATCCATACCATAAATTTTCCGATCGAAGAGGCATCCCATTTGCGGGGATGTCTCAAAAATTCTGTGTCCATGTTATCCCATGGAATAGAGATGCAGGAAATATCGTAAATCAAATTTAAAACTAAGATTTGAATTGGAAGCATCGGGAGAAACGGAAGAAATATACTGGCGGCTAATACAGAGAGCATATTTCCGAAATTAGAACTTGCGGTCATTTTGATATATTTTATAATGTTGCCAAAAATCTTTCTTCCTTCAATGACTCCTTGTTCTAATACCATAAGATCTTTTTCTAATAAAATAATGTCGGCAGATTCTTTTGCAATATCGACTGCGGTATCTACGGAAATGCCAACATCTGCTTCTTTCATCGCGGATGCATCGTTAATGCCGTCCCCCATAAATCCCACGGTATGACCGTTTTCACGCAGAGCATGAACAATTCGTGTTTTTTGCTCGGGAGAAAGTTTTGCAAATACATTTGTGGTTTCTACAACTTGGGATAATTGTTCATCTGTCATCAACTCAATATCTGAACCGAGAAGCAAATGATCTACCTTTAATCCTACCTGACGGCAAATACAGCGGGTAACAGAATCGTTGTCACCTGTCAAGATTTTAGTGGAAACCCCATAGGATTGTAATGCTTCGATGGCGGCCTTTGTAGTTTCTTTCGGTGGGTCTAAAAATGCAAGATAACCAATTAATACCATGTTTGATTCGTCTTGTACAGAAAAGACACCTTCTGCAGACGGATTATTTTTTTGTGCAACTGCCAACACACGCATGCCGTCTTCGTTTAACTTTTTTACGGTTTCCAGTATTTCCTGTTTTACTTCATTTGTAAGTGGTTCTACGTTATTTTTGTACTCTGCAAACGTACATACCTGCAGCATTTCCTCAACAGCACCTTTTGTTACCATTTGTGTTTTTCCGTCTGTATCGCGAACCACCACACTCATACGACGTCTGGAAAAATCAAATGGTACTTCATCCACTTTTTGATAACGTGTGGTCAGTAACGATACGTCATCTTCGTGTTTTTGCGCATATTCCAAAATAGCTACGTCGATTAAATTGCGCAGACCTGTTTGAAAATAACTGTTTAAAAATGCATGGCGAAACACTCGCTCATCTTCATTTCCGTGAATATCCAGATGGTATTCCAATACGACTTTATCCTGCGTTAATGTACCTGTTTTATCTGTACAAAGTACATTCATAGAACCAAAGTTTTGTACGGCATTGAGGTTTTTAATAATAGTTTTCTTTTTTGACATTTGCACAGCGCCTTTGGCCAAGTTGGTTGTTACAATCATTGGCAGCATTTCAGGAGTTAATCCCACCGCTACGGATAGTGCGAATAATACGGCTTCCAGCCAATCTCCTTTCGTAAAGCCGTTAATAAATAAGACAATGGGTACCATAATTAACATAAAGCGAATTAGTAGCTTTGAAACGGATTGCATTCCTTTTTCGAATTCGGTTTTTGTTTTAGTACGGGTAATGGATTTTGCCATAGCACCAAACAAAGTTTGATTTCCGGTTGCCACTGCGATACAAACAGCAGAACCGCTTACAACATTGGTACCCATAAATGCCAAATTGGGGCATTCCAAAGGTGTATGGTAAGTATGTGTGCGGTCCGTTTCTGCTAATTTTTCAACAGGTTCGCTTTCACCGGTCAAAGCGGCTTGGCTGACGAACAAATCTTTTGAAGTCAAAATTCTCACATCTGCAGGAATCATGTCTCCGGCTGCCAAGTGAATGATATCTCCTCGAACAATTTCACTGACAGGAAGTTCTTGTTTTCCTGTTTCTTCCCGTTCTACCAAAATAGTAGTTTTGACCAATTCTTTTAATTTCTCAGCCGCACTACCCGAGCGGAACTCTTGAATCAATCGTATACTTCCGCTTAAAAATACCATGACTAATACAATGATGACAGCGGTAAAATCCCTGTTTTCGGCACTGACAAAAATGACATCTGTGCATAAAGAGATAAGAGCCAGTGCAAGCAGTACGAAAGTAAACGGATCAACAAAGGAACGTAATAATTTTTTTAAAACGGTATCCTTCTTTTCTTGGGTAATCACATTACTTCCATATTCCTGCCGCATTGTTTCGACGTATTCTTCATTTAGTCCGCTGTAAGAAGAACCCAAATGAAGAAGCAATTTTTCTGATGTTTGTTGTGCTGCATTTAATAAATATTTGTTTTGCATGTCTGTTTTTTGGGACATGGCAGATTTTTTAAATGGATATGTTCTTTTCATAACCGTTACCTCCTTTGTGGCGGATTGCCATAGTTTGAGGAAGTAAGGCATTACCAAAACAGCAAACGTAAGAACAAATCGTTTGCTTTTACTCACTTATGATATAAGCAAGCCATGTAACGCAGTGTTTGCATACGTTACTGCTCTATGTTGCCCTTTTGGTTTTATGCCGTTGCTACTTCCTGCGTCCATGTTACTCACTCCTTTTATGTTTGAATTATCTATATAAAATCCAATTTGGAATTGGATGGCAATAAAAAAGCCTTGCGGCCAATAACGGCAGCAAGGCTTACTTTACAACGCAAATAGAAAGGTACAGCAAACATGCTGTACAATTACGTTCGTTCAAGCTTCAGCTTCGCAGGGCATGCAATTGCGTTAGGTTATGCCTTGTTTTTCGACATAGCCTGTTAACCTGCTCATAGTGTCTCCACTAATCCGCGGTAGCAACCCGTATCCTCTGCGGTAGCCTCACCTACCGATATGTTATCCTCGTACATCATACGCTTGTGATATTTATTTGTCAACACTTTTATTCAAATTTTAAAATTAGTCTAGTTTGTCCTTCGTTTAAAGAAATCAATTTGCTGGCAATACGCGGATGTTTTAAGCGTGTTCTCACCATGTTTTTTAACACTTGTCCTTTATGATAGCCGTGTATTACGACAACTTCTTGCACTTTTGGGCCGACTGTGGATAAGTACCGTTCAATTTCGCGTTTGGCATCATCCTCATACATACCGTGAATATCCAGTTCGATTACAGTACCCTTTTTCGTTATGGTCATGACGGTACTTCCTTTCTATTATTTATTTATATTATACAACAGTAAAATATAAATTGTAATGTAACCGGACAAATTTTGTGTTATAATAACTTTATAACACAAAATACAAATTCTTGCGCGCGGAGGATTATAAGTTATGACAGTGATTGATATGAGAAACTTTTTCCATGATTGTGATGTAGAACTCATTGAGATTAACGATGAAGTCATTTACTATGCAGAGGAAAAGGTAGAAGAAGGACATAACAGCTTATTTTTGCTGGAATATAACCGCGCAGAACAGCAAGAGCGTATTGTAGCGAATTATATTTTAAACGATGAAGCGTACAACCAACATTACTTTGCATTTGAAGATGATATTATTGTGTTGATGGAAAACGGTAAGAGTTTGGCTTGGATTTTACGTATTGATAAAAAAACGGGCAAGGAAAAAAACTTTGAACAAATTAATTTTATTGGTAATTT